>BNJT01000123.1_pt1:545000-577836 | contig 577836 bp, 620 predicted proteins | sample 8540491 | NCBI WGS metagenome assembly BNJT01 (sample SAMD00202455, study PRJDB9452) | human saliva metagenome | host: Homo sapiens | reverse complement strand
AGCGAGTCATCTTTTTCCTGTATTTGGGCCAACTCATCGACACGTGGTAGATAAACGATACGGAAGTGATCTGGTTCTTTCCAGTTAAAGCCACGTCCATGTACCAAAAGCACTTTTTCTTGTTTCAAGAAATTAAGGACAAATTGTTCATCGTCATCGATACGGTACATATTGCGGTCGATTTTAGGGAAGATATAAAGACCCGCTTTTGGCTTAACAGCTGATAAACCAGGGATATCTTGAATAGCATTATAAATAAAGTTTCTTTGTTCATAGATGCGACCACCAGGAAGAAGCAACTCATCCACTGACTGGTGACCACCTAGTGAAGTTTGAACAACCTGTTGAGCAAGCACGTTCGAACAGAGTCGCATGTTTGAGAGCATGTTGAGACCTTCAATGTAGCCCTTTACATGATGTTTAGGTCCAGACAAGACCATCCAACCAACACGGAAACCAGCGATACGGTGAGACTTAGACAGACCATTCATGCTGACACAGAAAAGGTCTGGAGCCAAACTTGCGACTGGTGTGTGGACATTGCCATCCATAACCATACGGTCGTAGATTTCATCCGCAAAAATAATCAAGTCATTTTGACGAGCAATCTCGATGATATCTAGTAAGAGTTCTTTAGGATAGAGAGCCCCCGTTGGGTTATTCGGATTGATCAAAACAATAGCCTTAGTATTTGAACTAATCTTAGACTTAATATCATCTAGGTCTGGATACCATTCCGCTTCTTCATCACAGATGTAGTGAACGGCATTTCCCCCAGCCAAGCTGACAGCAGCAGTCCAAAGAGGATAGTCAGGCATAGGAACCAAGACCTCATCGCCATTATCCAAAAGCCCTTGCATAGACATAACGATTAGCTCACTAACCCCATTTCCAAGGTAGATATCATCAATATCCACATTGGGAAATTTCTTTAGTTGGCAATACTGCATGATGGCCTTACGAGCTGAAAAAATCCCTTTTGAATCTGAATAACCTTCACTATCACGAGCATTCATAATCAAGTCGTGGATAACCTCATCTGGTGCTGTAAAGCCAAACTCTGCTGGGTTCCCTGTATTCAAACGCAAAATCTTTTCACCATTTGCTCGCATGCGCATAGCTTCTTCCAAAACTGGACCACGGATATCATAAGCCACATGCTCTAATTTTATTGATTTGTTAAATTCTTTCATTTGAGTTCCTCTATTCATCAGGATAGTTAATATTATACCACTCAAAAACGAAATCGTAAATTTCCCAGTACTATTCCACAAAAAAACCTTGCATAATGCAAGGTAACAGAGCAAAGTCGATTTCTTTCTATTTTTGGAGAAGAAAGAGTAGATATACTTCTCTAAAAAGCTGGACAAATTGGACCAAAATCTTTGTAGAGAAACTCTGGTGATCGAAAACAAAGTCATTGTAAGGGATGGTAACTGCATGAACAAAAGAATTTCTGCTTCTATTCAGCAAAACGCAAAGAAAAAAATAAGTAGACTGACCAACATTAGAATAATGTTAGACTAAGCCGAGTCTAGTTGTAAAAAATACCATCTCACCAACTTATTTCCTTGCCCTGTCAATTCATATTATACACTAAAAATCTTTTGCATTTTCAAACAAGTATATATAAAAAGAACTCAATACTTTGAGTTCTTTTTATATCTACTATTTTGCAATTTCTGCCAACATTTTTTTCGATGTGTTGGATTGATTTTTTTCACGTCCAAGCAAGTAGATGGTATCTGGCAATTCAGGACCATGCATTTCACCTGAAACGGCGATACGGATTGGCATGAAGAGATTTTTTTCCCTTTGATACCAGTTTCCTTTTGGAACTGCTTTTGATTTGTGGGAAGATATTTTCTACCACAAACTCATCGTCTGACATGGCTTCGAGTTTCGCTTTTGAAAGGCTTCAAGTACAGTCGGAACCGTTTCACCAGCCATGACTTCTCGCTCAGCTTCTGTCAATTCTGGGAAGTCTGAGAAGAAAAGGTCTGTCAATGGAACAATTTCGTCCACTGACTTCATTTGTGGTTTGTAGAGTTCCACTAATTTCTCAGCCTTATCAGTCAAACGTCCTGCTTCTTCGAGGAATGGTTTGGCCATTTCAAAGATAGTCTCAAGATCCGCATTCTTAATGTACTCATTGCTCATCCAGTCCATTTTCTTCTGGTCGAAGGCTGCTGGAGACTTGCTGAGACGGTTTTCATCAAAGAGGTTTGATGAGTTCTTGACGAGAGAAGATTTCGTCTTCCCCGCCAAGGGATTCCAGCCAAGAAGGGCGATGAAGTTAAAGACTGCTTCTGGAAGGTAGCCCTTTCTTACGGTAATCTTCGATAAATTGAAGGGTATTAGTATCACGTTTAGATAACTTCTTACCAGTTTCAGAGTTGATAATCAAAGGTCATGTGACCAAACTCAGGTGCTTCCCATCCAAGCGCTTCATAAACCATGAGCTGTTTTGGTGTGTTGGCAATGTGGTCATCTCCACGGATAACGTGAGAAATTTGCATATCGTGGTCATCGATGACAACGGCAAAGTTGTAAGTTGGGTAGCCATCTTTCTTCTGGATAACCCAGTCACCACCGATATTGCCACCTTCAAATTCGATATCACCTTTGACCATATCATGCCACTTGTAAATACCAGACTCATTCACTGCCAAACGAACCGTCGGGATGATGCCCTGCCGCTTCACGTTCTGCAACGTAAGCTGCTTTTTCTTCTTCGCTCATACCAAGGTATTCGTTGATGTAGCGAGGTGTTTCACCTGCTGCTTCTTGACGTTCACGTTCTGCTGCCAATTCTTCTTCTGTAACGTAAGATTTGTAGGCTTTTCCTTCAGCTAAGAGTTGGTCGATGTATTTTTGATAGAGTTCCAAACGCTCAGACTGGCGGTAGTTTTCATGAGTCTCTGGACTTTCATCCCAGTCCATGCCCAACCAACGCAGGTTTTCAAGCTGTGAACGTTCTCCGTCTTCGACATGACGTTTGCGGTCAGTATCTTCGATACGGATGATAAAAGTTCCACCATGGTGGCGTGCATACAAATAGTTAAACAATGCTGTACGGGCATTACCGATGTGTAATAGTCCTGTTGGACTTGGTGCATAACGCACACGAATATCTTTTGACATATCTTCTCCTATAAAGTCTCTAGGCGTCTGCCTTTTCGCTCTCTATATTATATCACAAGTCTCGCCAGAGTCCAATTTCTCTTTTCGAGAAAAAACAAAAAGAGTGGTAAAACCACTCTTTTTTATACTATTATAGACGAGCGTTTAGTTCTTTGCTCAATTCTTCAAATCCTGGTTTACCAAGAAGGGCAAACATGTTACGTTTGTATGCTTCAACACCTGGTTGGTCAAATGGGTTGATAGCGTTCAAGTAACCTGAAAGGGCGATAGCCAATTCGAAGAAGTAGATTGTGTAACCAAGAGTGAAGGCATCTTGCTCAGGAAGAGTCACGTACATGTTTGGTACGTCACCGTCAGTGTGGGCAAGAAGAACACCGTCAGTTGCTTTTTTGTTTACAAAGTCAACGTCTTTTCCTTGAAGGTAGCCAAGTCCGTCAAGGTCTTCTTCCAAAGTAGGGATGATCACGTTCTTACGAGGTTTGTCAACGCGGACAACTGTTTCAAACATGATACGAGTTCCTTCTTGGATAAATTGACCCAATGAGTGCAAGTCTGTTGAGAAGTTAGCTGAAGTTGGGTAAATACCTTTTTGGTCTTTCCCTTCTGACTCACCAGCCAATTGTTTCCACCATTCTGAGAAGTATTGAAGGGATGGCTCGTAGTTTACCAAGATTTCAGTTGCATAACCTTTACGGTAAAGGATGTTACGAACAGCTGCATATTGGTAAGCTTCGTTTTCAGAGATTTTATCTGAAGTATAGTCTTTACGAGCTGCGTTAGCACCTTCCATAAGGGCTTTGATGTCTGCACCTGATGCAGCGATTGGAAGCAATCCAACTGCTGTCAATACTGAGAAGCGTCCACCGATGTCATCTGGAACCACAAATGTTTCCCAACCGTTAGCATCTGCTTCAACCTTAACAGCACCTTTTTGGCGGTCAGTTGTTGCGTAGATACGTTTGTTAGCTTCTTCTTGACCGTATTTCTTAACCAAGAGTTCTTTGAAGACACGGAAAGCAATAGCTGGTTCAGTTGTTGTACCTGATTTAGAAATCACGTTTACTGAGAAGTCTTTATCTGCAACGTACTCTACCAAGTCAGCAAGGTAAGTAGATGAGATTGAGTTCCCAGCGTAAAGGATTTGAGGTGCTTTGCGTTCTTCTTTTGTTTGTAAGTTTGCAAAGTGGTGGTTCAAGAAGTCGATGGCTGCTTTGGCACCAAGGTAAGATCCACCGATACCGATAACCACCAAAAACATCGCTGTCTGATTTTGATTTGTTCAGCAGCTTTCAAGATGCGGTCAAATTCTTCGCGGTCGTAGTTTTCAGGAAGGTCCAACCAACCCAAGAAGTCGCTACCAGCACCAGTTCCTTTACGGATCAATTCGTCTGCTGCTGTAACTTGTGCTTGCATGTATTCCACTTCATGCGGAGCTACAAATTTATCTAACACTTTTGAATAATCAAATTTAATATGTGACATGTTATTCCTCCATAATTTCTTCTTTACTATCATAACGCTTACCAGCAATTTTTTCAAGTTTTTATACTGAATTTCCTCAAATTTCATCATAATTCAAACGTTTGCGTAAAATCTTGCAAAATAAAAAACTTGAAGCATCAAACCCTACGAAAAAAACGACTAGGATTCTAGTCGTTATAATTCATTTAATAAATACTCAAATAATTCTAAATTGCCATCTTCTTCATTGACTAGAAACTCTGGATGCCACTGAAGACCAATAATACGGTGTTCATCGATAGATTCGATTGCCTCAATGGTTTGGTCGCGGGGATCTACTGCCGTTACGCGGAAATTGGGTGCCAAGTCTTTAATACTCTGACGATGTACTGAGTTAACCTGACTTTCTTTACCAAACAATTTGGACACAACACTGCCATCAACTGTCTCAATAGAATGTGAAGTCCCAAAAGGTAGACCTTGCCAATGACCTTCAATATCCTGATTGAGTGTCCCACCAAAGGCAACATTGACAAGCTGAACGCCACGGCAAATGGCTAAGATTGGCTTGTTTTGACGCAAGGCTTCTTGTAGAAGAGCTAGCTCAAACTCGTCGCGAGTTAGGTTATAGTCGTCGCTATCAATTGTTTTTTCCTCACCATAAAACTGAGGATGAACATTTTGTCCCCCAGTCAAGATGAGCTTATCAATCATTTCTACATAGTCATGGACCACCGACTCATCACCAACCGGAATGACCAAAGGAAGTCCGCCAACCTGACGAATACTCTCAGCAAATTTACAAGAGACTGATGAATGAATATTTTTCCCTTCTGCGTCCACAGGACATAGGTTTGCCGCTACTCCAACAACTGTTCTTGCCATCACTGATTTCCTTTCCTTTTCTATTGATAATCTTATCTTATCATCCTTGCCCACTCCTGTCTAATATGTATTTTTTAATTCCGTGATAAAATTTTTTTATCAGAAAAAGTTGCCCAAAATTAGGACAACTTTTTTGCTTATACTCAATGAAAATTAAAGAGCAAACTAGGAAGCTAGCCGCAGGCTATACTTGAGTACGGCAAGGGGACGCTGACGTGGTTTGAAGAGATTCTCGAAGAGTATTATTCAAAGACAAATTGATTATGGTACAGTTCGGAGTAAAAGCCTCCAAGCTTGATTAATTCATGGTGATTTCCTTGTTCGATAACCTCACCATCTTTAAGGACAATAATCTGATCCGCATTGAGAATGGTTTTCAAGCGATGGGCAATCACAAAACTAGTTCTTCCTGCTACAATTGCCTCCATGGCATTTTGAATCTTGCTCTCTGTTACAGTATCAACGTTTGATGTTGCCTCATCCAAAATTAAGACCTGTGGATCTGTCATCAAGGTACGAGCGATGGAAATCAACTGCTTCTGACCTGTTGAGAATACGCTCTGGTCATCATTAATCAAAGTATCATACTTATCTGGCAGACTTTCGATGTAGTCATGGATGTGTGTAGCCTTAGCTGCTACTTCGACCATTTCCTGACTAGCATCTGGGTACACCAAAGCGAATATTGTCTCGGATGGTTCCGCTAAATAAAAACAGAATCCTGTAGGACAATTCCCTACCTTACTTCGCAAACTGTCTAAATCAAACTCGCGAATATCTGTTCCATCAAAGCTGATACTACCTGCATCCACATCATAAAAAAACGATTGATTAAGTTCATGATGGTTGTTTTCCCTGAACCCTGTCGGACCAACAACCGCAATCATTTTTCCCTTTTGGAGCTGAAATGCTGACATCTTTTCAGAATCGGTTTCCCCTGGCAGGTAGGAGAAGTCTACCTTGACGAATCTCTACACCCTCTCGCAATTCTGTGAAAGACTGGAGCATCTTGAGGACGAATTTCTTCTTCTGCATCAAACATTTCTTGGATACGTTCTGCACCTGTAAAGGCCAGTTGCAAACTTCCCCAGCTCGCCGCTAATTGGATAATGGGTTGGTAATATTGCTGAGAAAACTGGGTAAACATGACAATCAAACCCAGAGCAGTTGCTGTCTCGATGTTCTGATCATTCAGTAAGACAGCTGAACCGACAAAAATAACAATAGCTGTATTGACCAAGCTCATTCCGTTCATGACAGGAAAGAGAATTCCAGAAAACAGTCTGCCCTTAAAGGTTGCTTTACGGACACGCTCGTTTTGCTCAACAAAACCTGCGATCACATCATCTTGAATGCCTTGAACAATAACGGCTTTTTGACCTGAAATACTCTCATCCATATAAGCGTTGAGCTTCCCAACCTCTTTTTGCTGAAGATTGGTATACTTTCTTGCCAATTTCAAAATGACAATCAACATGATAACTGCTATCGGAGTGCTAGCAATCGTAATCAAAGCCAAGGTGACATTCTTTGCGAACATGACAATCAACAAACCAATATAAAGGGCAATATTAGTCATAACGGACACCAGACTTTCGTTGAAAGCCTGTAGGATATTATCCAAATCACTGGTAAAACGTGACAGGATATCACCATCTTGATGGCGGTCAAAGAAGGAAACAGTCAAGCGAGAAAGCTTGCCAAAAAGTCCCTTACGCATCTCATTTGTCGATTCGGCAATAATACGGCTCATCAAAACCATATAGATAAGACTCGACACCACGAGCACAATCAAAATATAAGCAAGATTGATTAGGAGTCCCAATAGACTTTGCCAAACCATATCAGGATTTCCATTTTGATAAGCTATAACCAAATTAGCCAGTTCTGTGACTGTTTGACCTGCAAATACTGGAAAGAGGGCTTGTGCAATCGTTGCAATGATAATCATAGCAATAACAACGACAAAGGATATCTTATAAACTTTAAAATAGTTCCAAAAGAATTCAAATGTCTTCATCCTACTCCTCCTTTCCTTTTTGCGTCTCGTAAATTTCACGATAAACTGGGTTTGATGCAACCAAGTCAGCGTGTTTGCCTTGACCAATCAAACGCCCTTGGTCAAGCACTAAAATTTTATCAGCATGAACAACAGAGCTAATCTTTTGCGCGATAATAATCGTAGTCGTCCCCTTCAAATCCTTATTGAGAGCTTCTTGGACCAAACGTTCTGATTTGGCATCAAGGGCAGAGGTTGAATCATCGAAAATCAAGATACGAGGATTGCTGACAATCCCACGCGCAATAGACATTCTTTGTTTTTGTCCACCAGAAAAGTTAGTCCCACGTTCCTCAACCGGACTTTCAAAGGCCAAGTCCATACGACTAATAAATTCACTGGCCTGAGCAATACGAGCTGCGCGTTCCATTTCTGAAACTGTCGCATCTCCCTTTACCTTGTCTGAGATTATCTGCGATGGTTCCACTAAAGAGAATGGCTCTTTGTAGGACGATAGAAACTGTCTTACGAAGCGTCCCTTCACTAACTGTCCGAATGTCCTTTCCACCAATCTTGATCGAACCTTGCTGAGGGTCAAATAATCGTGGAATCAACTGAGCCAAGGTTGATTTCCCTGCACCAGTTGCTCCGACAACCCCAACCATTTCACCAGCTGCGATATCGAAGGATACATCTTTTAGGATAGGTTCTTCATCATTTGGATAGGTAAAGGTCACATTTTCAAAACTGAGACTTCCTTCCAATTCTTCATCTTCCACATCCTTGAAAGGTCATAGCTGGTTCTGTATCAAGGATTTCACGAATACGACGGAGGGAAATCATGGCACGAGTGACTGAGTTCCCCAAAAATCCAACCATGACGATGGTAAAGATAATCTGACTCAGGTAGTTTACAAAGGAAGCAATGGAACCAACTACTGACGGATCTGACTCTGCCATACCTGCTACAAGCCAGATTGAAAGAAAGACAGCCCCGTATGAAATCATCATCATTACAGGTTGAACGATAGAAAAGGCGTAACCGATATAAAGGTTTTCACCCAGTAATTCATCGGATACCTGCGTAAACTTAGCAAACTGGTCTTTTTCTCGAACAAAAGACTTAACCACGCGCACACCACGTAAATTTTCTTTAGCAATGGCATTGATACGCTCCAATAAGGTCTGGAATTTTGCAAAGCGCGGTCCCATCATCCCCATCATAAGACCTGTCATGGCGACGATCAAAACGACCATAAGAACCAGCACCCACCACAACGAAGGTAGAGTGACAACGGCTAATATAAAGGAACCAATAAATAAAATCGGTAGTCGAAAGAGGATTTGGAAGGTCATCATAACGACGTTTTGAATCTGATTGATATCGTTGGTCATACGCACAACGAGGTTCCCTGCATTAAACTTCTCAATATTGGCGTATGAAAAAGTTTGAATCTTACGAAAGGCATCTTCACGTAAGTCAGACGAAACTCCTTGAGCAATGTAAGCTGCTAACACTACATTGATCCCACCTGCAACCAAACCAATCAAGGCAACAAGAATCAACCAAAAATCCGATAGTATAAATAGCTTCATTATCACCCGTTAGCAGTGCCTCTAAAACCTCCTGCAAATAACGTGGTTGCAAGAGTGAACTCGTTACCATTAGACCTGTCATGACCAAGGAAGCCAGGGCCTGCCATTTATAGGCTTTTATTTTCTGAAACAGCATATTTCCCCCTTATAAGATAGACAAAAGGGGACGACAGTTCTGTCAGTCCCTTCTTATGCTTTTATGTTGATACTATTCTAACAAAAAAGAATGCTATTGTCAAAGCACTCAGCTCTCACAAGCTTGTGCAAACACGACATTAGCATTCTATCAATCCTTTAAAAATTCTTCTAAATTTAGTGCTGAATTTTATTGTTCTGAACTATCTTGCTCGTCTAGCTTAACTCGTCCAATTTCACGGTAGCTACAGTCCCCAACAATCTTGACTGAAAACTGACCATCTTCGTACTCAAGAATCGTCACACTTCCGTTATCAAGACCATGTGGATGCATGCCGTTAATGAGGTAAACAATGGTTCCAATTGTCATTCCATGACTGACTACGAGGGCATTTCCTCCACCATTGGCTTCCATTTCCTTGGCAATGGCTTCAAAGCCTTCCCAGATACGACCACTTAGCTTTTCCCATCCTTCAGCCCAACCTGCTGTGTCTACTTCTACCAGACCTTCAGCCAGCTCAGCATAGGACAAACGATGCACATGATCGACATTAAAGATACGAGGAATGATGCCCCATAAAAAGGTCTCCATCATAAGCACCATCAAAACTACCAAAACACCATTCACGGATTCGCTTATCCATACGATAAGGAATTTGACCCTGTTAAACCTAGTTCCTCAAGGATAATTCCCATAGTCTGGATGGTCCGTCCTGAGTCACTCGAGTAAGCACGCTCAAACTTTAAGCCTGACTCACGCAAACCAATTCCCAGTTCGTGAATACCTCGCTCACCTTCAGCTGTTAAAGGAGTATCACTCCAGCCTTGAGCACGCCCAATCGTATTAAACATTGTTTTCCCATGACGCACTAGATACAATTTTACACTTGCCATTTTTGGTCCTCCATATGTATCTATTATAGCATGATTTCAGGTAAAAACCTCGTCCAAACTACTCTGTGCCCTTCTTTGAAGGTGCTAATTTGGAAGACCTAGCAGTCTCTTTTTTGCTCCCTTCTTCTGTTTTCTCCTCATTTCCTTCTTTGGACTTGTTTTCTGTTTTCTCAGACTTTTGACCGGTCTTTTTTAAAGGAGAAAAGTGAAATTCAAACTGATTTTTTCCTGTGTCAATAGTCGTTGTGAAGAATTTTTCGTCATTTCGATAAGTTGACTTCCCTACATTAAATGACTGCTCTCCATTTTCAGAAGAAGCTTTTTCATAGGTTCTCTTAGCCATAGCAAATGCAAGAAGTTTTTCTTTATTTAAGGCATAATCCTGATGATGTGCTACTTGACGATTTAGATAAAACTGCAACAAAAGACTAAAAATTCCAGCAATAGTGATAGCGTATAGGAGAACTCCTGCTCTAACTTTTTTCTTTTTCAACACGATAGATAAATTCCCTCTCTAGTCCCTTTTCAAACTGAAAGTGAAAGTGCAGCTCCTGCCCTTTTTCTTGAATTCGAGCTGATTTTAGACCGTAGACCATGGGTTGATAGCCACGTCCACTAGCATCTGTTTTCCGGAAATCATTTGACTTTGATTTACCCATGGAAATGGGTTTACCTTCCTGTTTGAGGTAAAGCCTATCATTCTCCACTTTTTCAAATTGGGCTCGATTCAACTCTGCTTCTAGCTGATCCACAAATAAAAGCCATTCTTTTTGCTCACTTCTCTGCTGGTAGCGAACCTCTGAAACCAAGAGCTGACTCATAGCTTGAAAGAGGAGCAAGCTACCACTAATCACAATAAGGGCAACCAAGGATTCTAAAAGTGTAAAAGCTCTGACCCTACTTGTCTTGAATCGCCAGTAATTTCTCCGTTCCATGGTATACCTCCAAACCTCGCTCATTCGAGACAACATGAACCGTAAGGCCATTGACAGTCAACTGCTTTTGTCCAGTCTGCAAAGCCATACGAGCCACTCGCAAAACTTCTTCCTGTTTTAGAAGTTCTACTTCTCTTTTTCTACTTTCTTGAATTTGCCCCAACAAGAGGGTTGCAATACTTGCAAAAATGGCTAGCGAAATCACTGCCTCTAGTAAAATAACAGCCTTAATTTTTTGCTTCTTGAATACGTTTAATCTTTCCATTTCCGAGATATAGTTGGTAGCGAACCACTTCTTTCCTTGTTTGAAATCTCACGCTAGCTAGAGACGAATTCCCTCCAGCCTTATCAAAGGTAATTGACTGATTAGACTGCAATTGAATGCCTTTAGGGATGGCTAATTTCTGATAGCCATTCCCAATACTTCTCTCTTCTAGCATTAAGTTCATCTTTTGCTGACTAGCCAGACTTCGCTTCTGGGTTTCTCGATAAAGTTCCTCAAACTCCATAAAGAAAATTTGCTCTTCCACAGCTGCAAAAGTTGATTGAACTGAACTCGACAAGCCCAAGGCTAACAGGCTGACTATTCCTAAGACCAATAAACTTTCTAGCATGGTAAAGGCCCTAATCTGCAACTGACTGACTCTTATTTTGCTTGGCATGATACTCTTTATAGGCTTTTGCTTGCTCAGCAGTAATGCGTCCATCTGCCTGTAATTTACCTAGACTAGCATCTTCATTTTTATCCAGACTATACAGTTCTGCCTGACTTTCTACCACCTTGACGACAGCTGCTTTCCCCTTATCATTGACTGCATCCTTTTGCTTAGTAAGATTTGGCACAAACAGCAAGAGTAGGACGCTAATGATAAGCAATACCACCAACATTTCTACCAGTGTAAAAGCTTTTGCCTTCGTTTCTTTTAATTTCATCATCATTTTTTTCATCTAAAAATTTACCTCCATATTTGATACATTGGCAGCAACATGGCTGCGTACAATAAAACGATTAGCAGGGCTACAAAAATAAAGACCAGTGGTTGAACAAGGTTCATGGTCCCGATTGACTCGGGTAAAGAAGGATTCCCAGGTTTTTTCCGCATAGATTTCCAATTCGCTTCCCAACTTGGATTTAACCTCTCCATATTCAATGATTAATCCCAACTCCTTTCTAAAGAAGGGATAGGTCTGAACAACCTTAGAAAATTCATGCCCATTTTGCAAAGATTGATCTAAATCGTATCCAATTTCCTTAAAAAGAGGATTCCCTTGCTCCTGCATCATCTGGAAAATCTGTGCCAACTCTAAACCTTGTCCAATCATATTTCCCCATTCCCGAGCATAATAGGCAGTTAGATAATACTGAACAAACACACCTAAAAAGGGGATTCTAGCCAGATAAGAAAAGACTTGTATCTTCTTAGATTTCCTGTAGAAAATCAGCCCTGTTAAAGATAGTAGACCTAACGCTAGAACAAGCCCAAGAAAAATCTGTGGCAGGTTACTAATCACTAAGGTAGCTATGTTACTACTATCCAGTTGGGGCAAGAGATAATTCCGCAATCCTAGCATAATTAACAGTAAAAAAGCTAGCAAAATAAGTGGGTAGGTCGCAACTTCAATTAACTTCTTCTTGACCTTAGCAAGATTATCCAAATATTCTTCAATTTTCCCCAAACTCAAATGGAGATTTCCATGAACTTCAGCCAATGAAAGTTGAGTGACAATCGCACTCGAAAAACCTAAATTTCCCATCATTTCCGAGAAAGATTTTCCTTTCGATAGTCCTAGGCGCATCTGTGAAACATATTCCTTCTCCAACAAAAGACTTCTATCAAGAAAGGAAATGATTTCTACCAAGTGAAAACCACTCGAAAACAAATTGTTAAAGAGAGTGATAATTTTCTTCTGCTTACTGGTAGCTAATTTTCTCCGTTTCAGCTTGAAGGGCAGTGATATGTCCGTCTTTAAGAAGCTGATCAATGTGCTCATTCCACTTTTCTGCCTGGTGTTCTGAATAATTTTGGTTTGCAAAATCAATAATTCCTCCTCCCCCGATTAGTCTCTGGTAGCAAACACCTTGTAAAACAACTGCGAGTTCATCTTCACTGACACCAAGTTCTAAAAGACGCTCATAGACCCCACGAATACTCTTTGCATGAATGGTCGAGAACACTGTAGCTCCCGTTAAGCTAGCTCTTACAACAGCACGGGCTGTTTCGCTATCCCGGATTTCTCCAATGATTAAAAGATCTGGGCGGTGTCGCAAAGAAAGTTTTATCAAGTTTTCATAACTCAGTCCAATAGCTTCATTGAGTTGTAATTGCAGCATCTCTTCTTGCTTAATCTCGACTGGGTCCTCAATGGACATGACTTGTTGTCCCTTAAACAATGACTTAGCTAATTCATGCATTAAGGTAGTTTTACCACTTCCTACAGGTCCTGCAAATAGATAAAGACCGCGTTGCCTAAAGCCCTTTTTCCAGTTCCTTAAGGTCTTGAAACCAGAAAGCGCAACTCTTGTTCTTCATCATGCAAAAGGCGAATAACTAAACTTTCATGACCACGATAATCTCCTACCGTCGATAAGCGTAGTGAAGAAACCTTGCCATCATGCTGATAATCACAGGACCCAAGCTGACTACGACGCTTTTCTCCAACATTCATACCCCGCAATAAATTTAAAAATGACTAATAACAGCACCTAGCTTTATCAAAGTCATAAGTATCAATCAAACGCCTTTTCATCACCAATTCGCATATGTAACTCATACACCCTATCTTTGGGAACAAAATAGATATCCTGAGCCCCTTTTTTCTTTGCAAGAGTAATCAATTCTTGCGCAAGTTCTTGTACCATATCTTCCTCCTCATTCTTATTATTCGAAGAAAATATAAAAAAAGAACAACTTCTTTAAAAAGTTGTTCCATCCTTTTGATGCGACAAGTTCTGTGAGCTTCAAGACCAGTTTGTTTTTCATAACCCGGTCTGAATTTTTCATCTGGTATAACTTGACCATCTTCCAGTAAAGCCAAGGAATGATATTGCTGCAGAAATTCATCACATTCCTCACACCAACGCTTATCCTCCGGATTCCAAAATATGGTCATTAAGTCTCCTCGACTTTTATATAGTGGAATTTTCTTTTCCAGTTCAAACCAGCAAGATTTATAATACTTCAAGGCATCATAGTAATTTTCAAATTTCTTACTACTAATGACGTCTTCTTCCCATCCTTCTATGAACCACCAAGGTTCAAAATCCCCGTACATTTCTATAACTCGATACATAGTTTCATTTCCTTTGTATCGTATATTATAGCGAAATTTTAAGAACAATGAAAGAAATTTGCTTGCTTTCACGAATTATCTAATATTTTCAAAAAATCCAGCTATTCTAAAAAGAATAACTGGATTCAAAATTCGATTAACCTTCTGAAATATCGTTTTCAATGATAACCTTAATCGCATGATGATCTGCAGCCTTACCAAATACTTCATAGGCCTTTTCAATTTCACTTAGTTTGAAGTAATGAGTTACCAATTTTTCTGGTTCAATTTTATGGCTTTCTAAAGCTTTCAAAAGCTGAGGAGTTGTATTGGTAGAAACCAAACCGGTAGTTACGTTAATGTTACGAATCCAAAGAGTGTCCAAATCAAACTGAACTGGTTTACCATGCACACCACAGTTGGCTACTGTTCCATCTACACCGATAATCTTTTGGCAGAGATCAAACGTTTCAGGAATACCAACAGCTTCTATAGCAACATCCACACCTCTACCATCTGTTAAATCATAAATTTCTTGAATTGCTTTTTCAGGGTCTGAAGAATTAATCTTATGAGTAGCACCGAAAGAAACTGCAGTATCCAAACGGTTATCATCTAGGTCTACCATGATCAATTTAGCAGGTGAATAGAATTGAGCAGTCAATAGAGCTGCTAAGCCAACTGGACCTGAACCAACGATTGCCACACTACAACCAGGCTCTACTTTTCCCTTTTAAGACACCAATTTCATAACCAGTTGGTAGGATATCAGATAACATAACCAAGGCTTCATCAGACAAATCAGCTGGAGTGTGATAGAGAGTATTATCAGCATGAGGAACACGAAGATATTCGGCTTGCATACCGTCGATCAAATGTCCAAAAATCCAACCTCCTTCGTCTTCACAGTGGGCATAGATTCCCTTTTTACAGTAGTAGCATTTACCACAGGCACAAACACAAGAAATCAAAACCTTATCGCCTTTTTTGAAGTTTGAAACGCCTGCTCCAACTTCCTCTACAATCCCGATTCCTTCATGGCCAAGGATAGTTCCACTCTTACATGCAGGGACATCTCCTTTGATAATATGAAGATCTGTTCCACAAATAGTAGTTTTTACAATACGCACAATAGCGTCAGTTGGCTTGCGAATAACTGGTTTGTCAACATCAACAAATGAAGCAAGTCCTGGTTTAACATAAGTATAGGCTTTCATAAAGCTTACCTCCGTTTTTTTATTTGTATTGTTTATATCATAATTGTAAGCCTTTTCATAAATAAAATCAAGTAATATGTGAAAAAATTAACAAACTAAATTAAAAAAAGTAGAAACTAAATTAGTTTCTACTTTAGAGATTATGCTTGATAACGTTTTTCACCATCAAGGTAAGTTGCTACCAATTCCAAATCCTTATCAAGAACGATAAAGTCAGCATCGTAGCCTTCACGGATTTGTCCGCAAACATCATCAATATGAACTGATTTTGCTGGGTTGAGACTGGCCATCATAACTGCTTCATGTGGATTTGCAATGCCCCATTCAACAACATTTTTCAAACCGTCTTTAAGTTTGAGAATAGAACCTGCCAAGTTCCCAGTAGATTTGAGACGTGCAGTACCATTTGCAACCACAACTGGGAATTCTCCTAGCATGTAGTCACCATCCTGCAAACCACCCGCTGTCATACAGTCAGTGATAAGAGCAATATTTTCAGTACCTTTTTGTTTAAGTAGGATGTCACAAGCCTTAGGATCAACGTGATGCCCATCGCAAATCAATTCAGCATAAGTATGTGGCAATTCATACATAGCACCAACCATACCAAGCTCACGGTGAGTTAAGCCACGCATACCATTATAAGCATGAACCCAAACACTTGCACCAGCGTCAACAGCCTTCTTAGCCTGATCAAAAGTTGCATTTGAGTGACCTAAAGCAACAGTTACACCTTCACCAGTAACCGTACGTACAAAATCCTCAACACCTTCACGTTCAGGTGCAAGGGCAATTTTATTTAGAAGACCATTAGCAGCCTTCTGCCAAGCACGAAATTCATCCATGCGAGGATCTTTCATGTAAGCAGGGTTTTGAGCTCCTTTAAATTCCTCAGTAAAGTATGGACCTTCAAAGTAAATCCCACGAATTTTAGCACCAGAAGCCTCTTGATAACGCGCACCAATATTTTCAGTAACAGCTAATAATTGTTCGTATGATGATGTTAGAGTAGTTGGTAGGAAACTAGTAACACCTGTGCTAAGAAGACCTTCACTCATTGTATGAAGAGTACCTTCGATGTTATTATCCATAACATCAACCCCACCAAATCCGTGAATATGTGTATCAACAAGACCAGGAGCAATACTATAACCAGTATAGTCAATAATTTCTGCGTCCTCAGATACTTGATCCACATGCTTACCAAATTTACCATCAACTAGTTCTAGAAAACCGCCACGGCGAACACCATGAGGATAGAAAAATTGATCCGCTTTAATATATTTAGGCATAATGATAACCTCCGTAATTCATTTTTCTAATATTTATTATGTCAATTACATTATAAACCTTTCTGTGTAATTTGTAAATGGTATAGACCTATTATAGTTAAATTTATAAAGAAATAAATTAAGATTTAGTAAACATATAGTAAAGTAATATTGAACATTAAGCTTTACAATAAAATTTTTAAAAAATATAAGTAATTTTAAGTAACTGCGAGAGAAAAAAATGGAAGAAGAAATAAAAAGACAAGGTCCGAAAACCTTGTCTTTATTACTATACCGGCGGCCGGGGTCGAACCGGCACGTCCTTGCGGACACTGGATTTTGAGTTCAATTCCTACATTTTTTGAAACTTACAACCTTGATTTAACAATGTTTTAGGACTTTTCAATTTTATAAAATAGATTCTTTTTTCAAATTTCAGTAACTTTTAGGTAACTATTTCCCCCTTCTTACCATTTAGGATTCCTAATTGATAAATTTACAGAAAAATCCTCTTGTAATGCATCATTATTCCCAGCATCTGAGTAAGAAACTTACTCATCTTCTGGAAACCACATTTTATCAGCTAGTTCCAAATAATCAAACGGAATTTCTTTGGTGTAATCACCTTTAAGATATAGTCTCACTCATCTTCCTCATCGTCATAAACACGTTCGCCATGGATAGCTATGTATTCTTCACGCTTCTTATCCAATTCTTCCCAGATGGGTTCATCAATAGCATCAATCGTTTGAATTTCTTCTAAACTCATCTCATTTGCTTCATCAAAGGTTAGAGATAAGATATCTTGGTGCTTTTCCTTGAATTCCTCGATTGTTAGCCATGTGTTCTTATCATCTTCACTGATTTGTCCATCAATAGCAATCGCAATTTCAAGCGCCATAATATACATAGCTCGTTTATCAACTGTTAATATATCTAGATAATTCGAAGCGATTCTTAGATATTTTCCCTTTTCTCTACCGTCGCTTTCATAACTTCCTTCATAATCCAAAGCAATATTTTCATACATTTGGGAATTGATTGCACTGCCACCTTTAACCTTGGCATCTTTCCAACGAGAACCACTTGCTCCCCACTTATCTAGCCGTAAAGATAGATAGAAGTCATCTTGTAGCATCTCATCATCTCCGACATTTGAGAAACTTATTTTTTGACCATTTCTTTCTTTAAACCACATTTTCCATGCAAGTTCTCTTGTCGTAAAGGTTATTTTTTTCTGAAAATTACTTTTGATATATAGTCTCACTAGTCGTCCTCATCGTCATAAACACGTTCACCATGGATTTTGATGTATTCTTCCCATCCTCTGTGTAATTCATCCCAAAGTGGTTCATCAACTGCCTCCATAATCTCTAGTTCCTCCAAACTAATATCAACCGCTTCATCGTAGGTCAAATTCAGCAAGTCTGCATGTTTCGTTTTAAATTCTTCAATACTCAGCCATGTTTCTTTATCGTCTTCGCTGATTTGACCGTCAATGGCAGATGCTACCTCAATCGCCATAATATAGAGCGCTCGCTTGTCAACCGTTAAAACATCTAAATGAGTGGAAATAATTCGCAAATAATCACCTTTCTCACGCCCATCGCTTTCATAAGAATTTTCTAGATCCAATGTCAAGTTTTCATATTCAAATGTCTTCCAAGGGTTTATATTTGTATTAAAATTTGCACTCTCCCAACGTTCGTCATTATATTTAAATTTATCCAACCGTAAGTTCAAATATAAATCTTCATCCCAAGCATAGGAAAAATCGAGTGGAATTCCTTTTCGCTCTTTGAACCACATCTTTTGAGCTATTTCTTTAAACTCATCATAAAAATCAGTTTTGGTATAATCACCTTTAAGATATAGTCTCACTCCTCTTCCTCTTCCTCATCGTCATAAACACGTTCGCCATGAATTTTTATGTACTCTTCTCGAAGCCTTTCTTCCTCTTCCCATAGAGGATCTCTTACCGGTACAATTGTCTTTAATTCTTCCAAACTGATGTCAACAGCTTCATCATAAGTTAGTGAAAGAACATCCTTATGATATTCCTTAAATTCTTCTACACTTAGCCAACTTTGCTTGTCGTCTTCGCTAATCTGACCATCAATGGCAGATGCTACTTCAATAGCCATAATGTATAGGGCGCGTTTGTCTACTGTTAAAACATCTGTATGAGAAGACGCGATACGAAGATAATCCCCACGTTCTCTCCACTCTGTAATGAAAGTTTTTTCAAATTCAAGGGATATGTTTTCATATTTAAAGGAATTCCACGGATTTTTTAAATCATAAGAGGGAATATTATTCCATCTTGAGTCACAAAAACGCCATTTATCAAAGCTTACAACAAAGTAAAAATCATCTTGTAACATCTCATCATCACCGACGTTTGAGTATGTAATAGGATGTCCATTCCATTCCTTAAACCACATTTTCCAGAGTAACTCACTTGTCGTAAAGGTTATTTTTTTCTGAAAATTACTTTTGATATATAATCTCATATTCTCTCCTAATTTCAATAATTATTTTGATAAGTCTTCCAAATTCTATCTACAATTTCGTTCTTTACACTATTCTTAAGGTTTCTTAATTTTTCATTATTATTCACCCAATTATTTATGGATTGTTTACTTGAAATCTGACCGACATCAATATGTTCATTAGCTGAATACCCCGATTTCCCACTTCCAGATTGAACCTGGAAAACTCCATCACCATTAGTACCACTGCTTGGCTCCCAATCTACACGAAGCTTCACTTTTCGATTTCCTACTCGGGCTTCAATTAGTTTACCACCCCTTCCAGAAATGGTCTTACTCGTCGGTTTATTGGCTTTCCAGCTATCATAATTACTAGAATAATTAATCTGAACTTCGCCATTTTGTAAGGCCGTCTTTGTGATAGCTGATAAGCTGGACACTGCTCCACTAGCTATCAGTACATTTCCATATTGTACCCCTGTTACGGATGCTGCGGTACCAGCTACGATACTTGTCCCTGCTGTTGGCGGACCAGCCATGATACTCAAGACTTCAAGGGCGCCACTCGCAAAGTAAACTCCCAATCCAGAAAATATCTGAGCTACTCCACTCCAAAATTCGACTGAATTTGCTTCAAAGTTTTGTGCTTTCAGTTCATCAAACTTTTTGTTAACCAAATGAGTATAGTCCGCATCGTATTGCCCATTTTTTGAAACGACATATCCTTGTTCAAATGGATAAATGTCAATGATATCCCCTGTTTCATCAATCTTAAGAGTGTGATTGTAGTCGTCGATTATTTTATCCCATTCAGACTTGTCGTGACCTTTTAAGCGCTTCTTTAATTCGGCACGATAGTAGGCATCTCCATCGTCCGATAGCATCATATCCCTAGAAGTTTTATTGATGGCACGAGTTTCAGAGTCTTGATAATCTCTTTTGGCATGCGAAACAATCTTCACATCCTTCATCTTTTGTACCCAGCTCATGTCCACACCATCCGCAGAGTAGTTACCATCGCTATCGACAATGATTTACTTAGTTGCGTAGCTCCTTGAATCGCTAAGCTAAGGACTTCTAGACTATCGCTGAAATACTGGGAAACCTGTGAGACAAAGAATTCTAGTTTTTCAATCTTGTCATCCAAATCCTGAATACCTGACTCGATTTGAGACTTGGTATTGTAGAGGATGGTCTTCTCAGAGAAAGTTTTCCCCCAATTAAATGTAAAGATATCTTTGATTTCGTTTAGCCAGTTCTCCCTCGCTTGAATCTGAGCTTCTACGATGGCTAACTGCTCTTCTCTCAATTTTTTCAGTTCCTTGAGTTGGTCCAGGTCCAAATCACCATATCCAGAGACCTGAGCATCCGCATTTTTGTAAGAAGTCAACTCTAGTTGGATATCGTCTATCGCTGCTTGTAACTTCTTGATGCTAGGGATGATAATCTCTGTAAAGAGACCTTTACCAGCTGTATAGGCTGCTCCTGTCAGATCACCTGAGTCTAAGGAGGAAATCAGGTGGTCACATCCACTAGATAAGCGGTCTGTGACTTCATTTGCGACTCGGAGGTTGTTAGTCTCATCGAAAATAACAATCAGACCTTCATTAAATGAGCAAATAACTCTCCTTTACTAAACAATTGCAACAACTGAGGCCTAGTTTATGGTTCCTAAATCTACCGATCCACCACTTGAGCTTAGAAGTGCGCCGGTTGGTCATCTACATTGGTGATAGTAATCGTATAAGGAGTTTCTTCCGTCACCCCAAAAGAAAGCAAACCAAAGCTATCGAATACAATAAAATGTTCTTAAGAACTCTGTCATGACAACCTACCTATATAACACTATTGCCTCATCGTTCCGTTTGTTATTCTGTTCTCCATATATCCTTAACTGTCACTTCTCCCCAATTATCTGGGCTAAAACGACTAGAGTAGATAGTGGTCCAGTCTTTAAGGACTTTATTACGGAGTACATTATCTGCTTCCTTGCGAATCTCTTCGACAGTCTTTCCATGCTCCGTTAGAAAGGATTCTACTTGAGACTGCTGAAAATATCCTGTACTCTCATCATCATAGTACCACATAAACCGTTCTAATTGCTGATTGTTTACATCGTACAGGTAATCTACATTTATGGTTGTATCTGTATCTGGCAGTCTCAAACGCATCTCCAGGTTAACTTCTGTCATACCCTGAAAATTAAAATAAAAATTATAACCTAGAGAATGAATAGTATTTGGTAAGTCTATACTTTTATAATCAATAGCATGTTTATATAAATCTTGAGATCCATTATCGATAATTTTTAACCCTTTTAACTTATAAAAAGCTCGACCTTTCCATAGAAATGTATAATTGTGATAATCACTTTCTTCGTAGTATATTTCATCAAAAATATTATGAACTCTCTGATATTTATAGTACTGAAAACCAGAGAAAGATAATAATAGAACAATTAATAACGAAAAAATTACAAATTTTCTCTTCTTCATCTAATCACCTCATCTCTATCAACTCTTGATTACCTGCTTCAATATTTCGAATGAAATTATAAGTACTTGGGTAATTTTTTTGTAGGTAGGCCATACACTGTTCTTCATTAGGTAATTCAAAATGCGATTGCATTCCCGATTCTTCCACATATTTCATATTATCTGGTAGTAATTTTGTAAAAATCTTTTGTTTAATTTCTTCTACCGGTTTATACTCTACAAATTTTTCTGCACGAGTGTATTCGCCTCGTTTCATTTCTGAGTAATACTCATTTGAAGCTTCAATATATGATATTTTTTTTCGTTTCATTTTTTGAGTGATATTTACCGCATCTAAGTCTGCTTTATAATCGTCATTTCCAAAACTAATATCATCACTATCAGTAAGCGTCGCATCACCTAACCAACCTGCAAAATCGTTAACATTCTCGTGTCCAAATTTTGTTAAATCACTTCCTCTGAGTCTATTATTTAAGTTAGATGCTGTAGTAATAGAGAAATGAGCAAAATCTCCTTTCCCAGAAAAGGAGGAGTATTTTTCATTCCATTTTTCCTTGAACATCTCGTCTGTCGGCTGATCACCATAGACTTTTTCATAAGCTGACTTATATTTTTTTCGTTCATCAACTGTCATTCCAGCATAGTTTGTATATATTCCTGAGGAAATTTGACTTTGTAATCGAATATTATAACGTAACTTGGTTATTTGTTTATCATCTAATCCCAAATGTTTCAACAATGTTTTACCATCAAGTGGGAGACCAGTTATATCCGAAGGTGTGCCGGCAACGTCCATCCAACTGACATCACTAATATATCCTTTAGCCTTATCTCCCATTGATTCACCATTCTCAAAGCCTTCTGAATATATAAAACTCCCTAGTGTCACTAACAAAAGTTGTTCCTGTTCCGTTTGAGATAAATACGGAAATTTTTCATCAATCAATGTGGATATTTCAGTAATCAATCCACTCATCTCTTTATCAAAGCCATACTGTTCAACTAGCATATTTATAAATTTATCTGATTTATTCTCTGCTTTATAATCCAATGACTCAATCTTCACATCCTTCATCTTTTGTACCCAGCTCATGTCCACACCGTCCGCAGAGTAGTTACCATCGCTATCGACAATGATTTTACTTAGTTGCGTAGCTCCTTGAATCGCTAAGCCAAGGACTTCTAGACTATCGCTGAAATACTGGGAAACCTGTGAAACAAAGAATTCTAGTTTTTCAATCTTGTCCTCCAAATCCTGAATACCTGACTCGATTTGAGACTTGGTATTGTAGAGGATGGTCTTCTCAGAGAAAGTTTTCCCCCAATTAAATGTAAAGATATCTTTGATTTCGTTTAGCCAGTTCTCCCTCGCTTGAATCTGAGCTTCTACGATAGCTAACTGCTCTTCCCTCAATTTTTTCAGTTCCTTGAGTTGGTCCAGGTCCAAATCACCATATCCAGAGACCTGAGCATCCGCATTTTTGTAAGAAGTCAACTCTAATTGGATATCATCTATCGCTGCTTGGAGCTTCTTGATGCTGGGGATGATAATCTCTGTAAAGAGACCTTTACCAGCTGTGTAGGCTGCTCCTGTCAGCTCACCTGAGTCTAAGGAGGAAATCAGGTGGTCACATCCACTAGATAAGCGGTCCGTGACTTCATTTGCGACCAGGAGGTTGTTAGTCATGGCCTGAATCAATTCTTGGGATTCTTGTGCGCTGTATTTTACTCCCATGGTAGCCGATTCCTTTCCACTATCAGTTCTTCTCTGGCTTCATCGAAAGACCGACGAGCCTTCTTCGTTTGTTTCCAAGGCATCCAGTTCCTCTTCTACATAAGAGTTGACCTGTCGCTGAATGGTTCTATTTTCACTTTCGATTTGCTCTATCACTTGACGAGAACTGGGTGAGAGAGACAATAGAGTTGCCATACGATGGTGAATGCTCTGAATATCCGAGTAAAAGTTTGTCAACTGCTGTTCATATTGTCTTTTTAGAGTCTGGAGATTTTCTTCCTTATTGTCAATCTTGACAATCTCTCGCCATAGTTTGTAGCGCTTTTCTTCGTTCTTATCTGCCATTCCTTAGTGACTCCATCTCTTAGCTTGCTCTATATCACGTTTCTCAATCCTATGAGCAATTTCTGGAAACTTATTTGCTTGTGTCAAAACAGCCGAGCTGAAATCACTGACTGCCTGAAGCATTTGATTGCAGGCCTGACGTCCCGCTTCCATCCCAGCAATTTCAGAAGTATATGAAAATTCTACCTGCTGATTAACTTTCTCAGATACATCGATACCAGTTAACTCACTAATGGCTGATTGAGCTTCTATTGTATTAGATTTAATTTTTTCTGACGCCATGTTATCACTCTCTTCTACTATTATAAATTCTACATTGTTCTTAATTTTGTTAAAACATAATTAAAATCATGAATAATAGAAAATTCCTAACCTTCTATCTAGGTTAAGAAATTTATTTTATTTATCAAACTTTTAATCAGTATTAAAATAGTCAAAGACCTCTTTGAAAAGTGTGTTCATTATTTCTTGTTCTTCTTCATCCAAATGATTTTTTGTTACTAAGTCATCTCTCAACTTGAATAAACCAACCATATCATTTTTAGATATTACTTCAAATAGAATCGCAAATTTGAAACTATCTCTACCTTCCTTGTCCCAATTTTTAATATCACTCACATCATAGTCATCCAAAAATCTAACTAATATAGCTTTAGAATATACTGTTTGACCTAATAATTCATCAGTAGTTGTCCCAAAAACATGAGCAAGTTTCACAACATTTCCTAATTTTGGCTCTGTCTTTCCATTCTCCCAATCGCTATACGTATTTCTCTTTATTCCTAAAATCTCTGCTAATTCTTGTTGTTTTAGCCCTTTATTCTTTCTTAATCTCTTTATATTATCTCCAAAAATGCTCATATTTTCTCCTAATTAATTTAAAACGTCGAAAAACACGACATTTCCCTTGACAATCTCTAAAATCGGGTGTATTATAATTATGTCGGGTAGTCCGACGTTTTCCAAAAGATAAAAATTTAAACGGAGGTATCCGCCTATGATTGTATTAAAAAGTCTTTGATAATCACTACAAAATCAAAGACTAAACAAAATTTCTATAAAATCATTATACCACACTTTCCATTAGAACGGGGGAATATGGATATAAATAAACTTGTTTCTACGGTTGACGGTTTAAACTCTGTCAGTACTGCCAAAAAATGGATAACCTTGATAAAGGAAATTAGTGGTCATGAGTTTAAAAAAGTTCAAGCAAGGAATAGTCGGCAGTTTGTAAGTTTTTATAACTTCACTGATGATGATGTTGAGGATTTCAGGACAATTGCTTATTTGAAAAAGGAGATGTCTTTAAAAGATGCTATAAGGGAAACTTATGGAGATATTCATAAGCGTAAGGAATACTCCCTTGCTCAGCAACTCGAAACCCTTAAACAAGATTTTATTACCTTGAATGATAATTTTAAGAATTTGTATTCTAGTAATAAAAAACTGCAAATAAAATTTCAACGGTTGGAAAAAGAGCAAGAAGAAATTCTCTCAACACTTGAACTACTTCCATTTGGTGCTTGGGAAAAAGCTCGTAAGAAGTTCGGCAAGTAGGTTTGTTACGGTCAGCGAGTATGTTACCGCAGACCGTAACAAATCGTAAGCGCAGACGAACAATAAAGAGCTTTTTCTAGGTTTGTGAGGGTGTGTAGTAACACCACCCTCTGCAAGTCAGGTGCATCACTGAGAAAATGCAGTAGTATCAATGTTTTCCACGAATTTTAAGGTGGTGAAATTAGGCAAAAACTTGATTCAAAATTTATGGCAAAAAACGAGAATTTACGTTCTGTTTTTGACTGGATTCAAATCCAGTTCAATACATTCGATTTTTCACTAGAAGAAATAGTTGAAGATATCTTATTTCTTGATACAGAGCTATTTATAATAGATAAAGGCAGTCTTAAATACTATGAATATGACTCTCAGATAAACTATGGTAATATCCGTATCTATTATGGGGATGAAGAAAATTCTTTCATGCTTGTCATGTCAGGACAAGCTTTAGAATTCTATCGAGATATGGTTTTAACCCCAAAAGGACTTTCTGAACGACACTTCTTAGATAATCTATATTCCAATTATAAGTCATTTTCAGTAAGAAGAATTGATATCGCAATAGACGATTTTAATGAAGTCCCTTACTTCACTCCAAATCAGCTTGCTAAACTTTGTAAGAAAAATCGATTCCTATATGGTAAGAGCAACGTCTACACTACATACGGAGATGAGAAAACAGGGCAGACCTTATATTTAAGAAGGCCTTCTGATGATGAACGGCTTAGAATTTATGATAAACGCTTAGAACAAGCTTCAAAGCTCGGTGTTAGCAAGAGATTTATCGAAAATTGGATAAGAACGGAGTTAGAACTACGTAAAGAGAAAGCTTACTACTTCATTCAAGAATGGCTAAAATCAGAAATGGATATTCTAAACTTTACAAAAGGATATCTAAAGGATAAAGTGAAGTTTTACACTGATAGTCATTTTACAAGACCTCTAAGGTCTTGGGAAAAATTTCTAGGTGCATCAAAGCCGGTGACTATTACTGTGTCAAAACCAAAAACAGAACTAGAAAAAAAGTTAGATTGGTTTGTCTTTAAAGGTTCTGGAGCCATTCTAATAGCATATAAATTTCTCTATGAAAATGAATTACTATTTGAACTAGAGAAAGAGAACTTTGAAAAATTAGAAACTTTGGAATTTCCTCCGGAGTTAGCAAGTCAACTCATAGAAAGGGCAACATCCTTCAAAAGAGAAGACTTAATACCAAAAATTAAAGAGAACATAAAAAGGAGAAATTAACTATGGCAAAAATGCTTTCACAAAACGATTGGGATTTTAATAACATTGGAACTAAATTTGAATTGGATGAGGTACTTCCAAAATTTGAAACTGAAATCAGAGCCGATGAAAATGGCGAGATTATCAAAAATAGTGATGGAAGTGAAAGACGATTTAACACTCAAAATATCATTGGTTGGAAATATAATATCACTATCAAAGATGGACCATTTAAAAAGAAATCAACACAAGTATCTGTTGACAACCCTGAACCATTAGTTGATAATGATTATATTCAAGCAATGGACGAAGTCCCAGTTACATTTGAAAACCTTCGAGCTTCAATGATTAGCAAAACGATGTATTATAAGGCTGATGCTATTCATTTAGTAGACAAAAAACAAAAATAACTACTGAATCAAGGGGAGTTAGTCGCTCCCCTTAGTTTATAAAATAAATTAAGGAGAACCAATGATTAAAACAGTAACAAAAGATGATTTAATTGAACTTGGATTTAGTCCTGGTACTGCTAGAAAAATTATACATACTGGGAAAGTGCTATTAGTCAATCGTGGCTTTGCTATCTATAACAATAAACGAATCGGAACAATTCCTGCAACCATAGCTGAAGAACTACTAGGAATAGAATTACAGAAAGAAGCATAGTAAATGGCCGTTCGTAAAAGCAAAAATGGTACATGGATTGCTGATGTTTCTAGTGGAACGAACCCAATAACACTACTACAACGACGAATTGTTAGAAAAGGATTCAAAACAAAAAAAGAAGCTTTGGAAGCCGAGCGATACTTAAGAAGTGTTGAACTAAAAGAGAAAAGCTTTAGCACCAAAATAACAATAGATATGCTTTATCAATTGTTAAAAGAAGAGGATAAAATAAACAATAGAAAAAAGAGCTATATTGATACTCAAGAAAACAATTATAATAAACATATCAAAGACTATTTTTCAAAAGTCAATAATATAGATAAACTAACTTATGAAGATATCTATCAATTTAGGGAACATTTACGAGAAAAGAATGCTAAAAAAATTCTGAGAAAAAAATTGAGTCCAAATACTATCAATAAAATCATGATTCTATTAAAAAATACTAGATGTTGGATTAAGAAAAGGATATTACAAGGAACATCCAGTAGGTTTATTGAAAAAATTACCGATAGAAAAAAGAAAAATGCAATTTTGGACAGTTAAAGAATTTAAATATTTTCTTTCTCTATTCAAGAATGACGAATACAATCTTGAATTACTATTTACAGTACTTTTCTTTACTGGCTTACGACTTGGAGAAGCACTCGCTCTTACTTGGGAAGATATAGAATTTACTACAAGTACAATACATGTTAGTAAGTCAATGTATGTAAATAAAGGTGAAGAACATATTAGTTCTACAAAGACAAAATCCGGTACTAGAAGAATCATCATTAATAAAAAACTTATAGAAACACTAGAAGAATGGAAAAAAGAACAGACAGAAAGACTAAGAGAATTTTCAACTGATACCGAAAAACTTCAAATATTTCAGGATAGTCCAATCACTCTAACAAAAAATTCTATTGAGAAGCAATATAAAAAGATTTTAGCTAGAGATAGTTCTTTAAAGAAAATAAGGATTCATGATTTTAGACATTCCCACGCTTCTCTTTTAATAAACCAAGGCGAAGACTACTTAATTGTAAAAGAAAGACTAGGACACGCTTCTATAACTACAACAATTGATACTTACTCTCACTTATACCCAAGTAAACAAAAAGATTTAGCAGATAAGCTAGATGATTTATTATAGAATTAAAAATTCTTTAACATATAACAGTTTAAAAATAAGGACTTCCTTTATCGGAATGTCCTTATTTTAATTTCAACTATCTACCAAAAAAATCTGGAATGGATAAATTGCTATTACATAAAAATGAGTCAAATTGGTCTTTGTCTTTTTTATGTAAAGCACTTAAAATTATTCTAGCATCATGTTTAAATTCGCTCGTATTTATTGGATTTCTTGTCCTATCAAATTGGTCCTCTCCATGAGAATATTCATTATGTATACGTTGTATAAACGGAGCATTCTCTTTTTCCAAAAAAACATGATAATTTTCTCATCATTTGATTGTTTATAATCTGGATATTTAAAAATATAAAAAGAGTTTCAATAAATTTTCTCCCATTATTTGGAAAGTTATAAAAATACTGAATAGTTATCTTCAGTTTCATCATCAGTTGCTACTCTATAAATCTGCTCAAATAGAAATACAAATTCTGTAACCTTATTTTTAAGATGTTTAGGTAACCTTTTAATATAACTTTTGGCAGGTTCATCCTCAGATTGTTTTAATTTTTTTCTATCAAATAATAATCTTTTTGAGATGAAAAATCTGTTTGTATATTTTTAGAAAATCTAAATTGTGTGTGGAAAGAAAAATACTGTAAAAAAACTCTTTCTTCTCTATAAGACAATAAATAAGATTATAAATATAAAACATATTATTTTCATCCAAACTAGAAATTGGGTCGTCAATAAATAAGATTGTTTTTAACTTTTCCTCCGGCGACAAACTTTCTAACCTTGCAATATAGTATGCAAAAGCTATTAATGACTTTTCTCCCTCGCTTAGATTATACGCTCTTTCTTCATTGCGAGAAACCTCAAAATATATATTTTCTTCCGCATCAATGGATTTTAAAGAGATTTCTGAATGTGCTAATGAATTTTGAAGGATTGTATTTATTCTTTTTACCGCTTCAGCTTCTGATTTCAAACTACTTTCGAGATTTGAAATATCATTCTCAAAATTTTCTTTTTCTTTCTCTAAACTATTATATTCATTATTTAAAAATTTCTATGTCCTTTTGATATTGATAAACTTTTTGAGATAAACTAGTGAATTCAGATACAGGGAATTCTTTTGCAAGATGATATCTTCGAAGAAAATCTATGCTTTTTTGCTTTCTATTCTCAAACTGTTCTATCTGTTCAATCGTACTATTATATAATGAGTCAATCTCAACTTGAATTTCAGAAAAAAATCAACCCAATTTAAATCATCAATTTCAATTTTAGAAAAAAATATCACGCTGTTTATCTAAAAATTCCTGATTCAAGCACTTTTTAAAAACTTCTTTTCTGTTACTAATTATATTCCTGATATCTTTATTAATATTTATAATAGTAGATGTAGAATCTTTAAAGTAATCATCTTTATTAATATCTCGAATAGTATCTAGTCTTTGAATTTCAGAAATTATTCTTTCTTTTTGCGATTCTAAATTTCTTTCTAAAGACCTTAATTCGTCAGAAAAGGCTAACTTTAGATTTTTTTTATGAATTCACTATTAATACCATTCCCACAAAATATACATTTTTCTGGATTATCACCGTGAATATCAACACCCTGTTTAATCCAATTTATTTTTTCTGAATCATTTTTATATTCATCTAAGATAGTACTTACCGAGACAACTTTGGATAATAGATTTTTTGTATCCTTTAAAAATAATATAAAATTAAAACTAGCATCAAATTTAACTAAATCTATCTTATCTGGCTCATCTATATTCTCCTCAAGAATTTTTATTTTTGCTTGCTCAATTTTTTGGTTTAATTCATCTATTGCTTCTTTATCATCTGATGATGGAATAATAGGAATATGAGACGATTGGTTTTCAAACTCCTCCTTTATGTCACGAATATCATATCTATTACCTATTACTACTGATGGATTTTTGAGATTCTTGATTTTAGATGCAGTTTTTCTCAGTCTTGAATTTAAATCATCTTCACTACTTTCAAGCCTTTTTAGTTTTTTGGTTCTATCTGATTCAATCTTTAATAATTGTTCATTTCTGGGCTCAACTTCATTTAACCTTAATTCTTCAATCCTCCTTAAAGTCTCATTAGTATCACTACCAATTGAAATTTGGAAACTATTTAATTTATTATCATTATGAAGATAAATATTATAATCAATAAACTGTTGATTAAAAAAACCTTACAATCTATAGGTAATTCATCAGACTCTATTATATTTGATTTAATAATTGACTTGTTAGCTAATTTAATTTCGAAATCAATATCTCCGTAGTTATCTGGAAGTTTCTTTAATTCTATACTTTGAAATATTTTTTTGAGTATGTACTTTTCCCAGAATAGTTCCTTCCATAAAAAAATGTTGACTTCACCACTATTAAAAATCATTACCTATACCAGTTTGCTTATATTGCAAATAATCTTTATAGCAACCAAAAATTTTTTTAATATCAATCTTTTTTTAATTTCTAAACTTGACATAATTATAACCCTCCTTATTCATTATATCATATATATGATATGGAGTGTAAATATTTATTTAACTATAATTAACTTGTAGTACTAATCATTTATAAATACGTAATAGTAATTTCATATCTAAAAAAATTTAGACTAATAATGGTTACTTCTAATTATAAAGTTATAAACCCAATTTCATAAGAAAAAACAAGTCGAAAAAATCGACTTGCAAACAATAGTATTACATCAACAAAACACTTTATATTTTCCCAAAAAAATTGCATTCTAAAATTTAAAAATAACCATTTTTCTCAGGAGTTAGCTTTTTATAAACTACAACCTAATTAAAGTACTGATTTTTATAGATAAGAACGCTATCATGTAAAAAATTCTTTTTTACCAATGCTCCTATATTGGTTCTAGGGTTAAGTAAATCATTAACTAACAAAATATCTACATCACTATTAAAAACACTAGAAAGAATCTCATAAACATCGATATATTGTGATTCATCTTCAATTTCTAAAGCAATATCTATATCACTATTTTCATCCTCTTCTCCTCTTGCATAGGAGCCAAATAAGTAGACCTTTGATACATTATATTGCTTAGCAATAGGAATAATCTTAGCCTTAATTTCATCTATTGTATAAATCACAAGAAATCACCCTTTTATGCTTACCAAAAAACTTTTAAGATTTAATTATAAAAATCATTCATTATCGAAAAATTCGAGAACATCTTTCTTATTACTTAAATCAATTTTAACATGTTTTGACTTTTCCTTCACTAGAGATTGAATATCTCTTTTTGCTTGTTCAACTTCAATCTTTGAATAGTTCTCTTTATTATTTAACATAGCATCACCCCTAGTTCAGAATATATCTATTGTATATTTTTACATAAAACTAATCAACAATTAACAGAAAATATGCTAAATAATTTCTTCTAAAATTAGCAAAAAAATATTTTTAAGTAATTTTAAGTAACTCTAAGAGAAAAAATTGGAAGAAAAAATAAAAAGACAAGGCTCGAAAACCTTGTCATTATTACTATACCGGCGGCCGGGGTCGAACCGGCACGTCCTTGCGGACACTGGATTTTGAGTCCAGCGCGTCTGCCAATTCCGCCACGCCGGCAAATAGTAACTGGGGTAGCTGGATTCGAACCAACGCATGAGGGAGTCAAAGTCCCTTGCCTTACCGCTTGGCTATACCCCAATAATATAAAATAGGCGAGTGAGGGGAATCGAACCCCCGAATGTCAGAGCCACAATCTGATGTGTTAACCACTTCACCACACCCGCCATAACGTTTAACACGGGCAGTAGGAATTGAACCCACACTGAAGGTTTTGGAGACCTTAGTTCTACCTTTAAACTATGCCCGTATAAGATGGAAGGGGAGGGATTCGAACCCCCGAACCCGAAGGAGCGGATTTACAGTCCGCCGCGTTTAGCCTCTTCGCTACCCTTCCGTGTAATATAAGAAATGGCGCGAGACGGAATCGAACCGCCGACACATGGAGCTTCAATCCATTGCTCTACCAACTGAGCTACCGAGCCAAATATTGCGGGAGCAGGATTTGAACCTACGACCTTCGGGTTATGAGCCCGACGAGCTACCGAGCTGCTCCATCCCGCGTTAATAATAAATAAAGGAGGATGTGGGATTCGAACCCACGCACGCTTTTACACGCCTGACGGTTTTCAAGACCGTTCCCTTCAGCCGGACTTGGGTAATCCTCCAACAAAATAGTCCGTACGGGATTCGAACCCGTGTTACCGCCGTGAAAAGGCGGTGTCTTAACCCCTTGACCAACGGACCATATTTATAAAAATGGGCACGAGTGGACTCGAACCACCGACCTCACGCTTATCAGGCGTGCGCTCTA